>Ga0180852_134_pt1 | contig 4069 bp, 3 predicted proteins | sample Deesub1362B_J571_FD_124179 | JGI IMG/M metagenome (GOLD analysis project Ga0180852, IMG submission 124179) | Crenarchaeota archaeon JdFR-12 | reverse complement strand
CCAAATCGTAATAGTAAAGTTGTCCGCTAACATATTCAGTTAATATAAAAAATTCTTCACAATTACCAACTGATTTAAGTTTCCCATCAACAGTAAAGCAACCCACATCCAGAGATTTCACGTGTTTCGGTAGANTATTAAAACAAGAGTGCTGCCAGAGCAGTATCCCCGCTCTGTCAGAAANATGGTCATGCCCAAACCCTTCCCTACGCATGGTTTCCAAAATCACGCGATGAGTTTTACCGTTGACCACAAATTCGATGAAGTATGGAACACCGTAGCCAAAACCTTTTAAGCCCTCTCGAATCGTTTCTTTTTCGCCAGCGCCTAGAGGCCTGACTTTACTAATCTTTACTGAATCACCAAAAAGCTGGCTAAGATATGCCTCCAGCTCTTGAGAAAACCTTGCCCAATCCAACCTATTCCAATTCTCCTTCTTCAAGTTCTTCAACTTGATAGAACCCTACAAAATCATCCTTAATAAACCAAGCTATCTGAAAAACGGAGGCAATAAAAACAAAAACTTCTACCAGTCCTTTAGGAAGGAAAAGACGGCCCTGCAAGTAATTAGGCAACAGTATATTTGAGGCTATAACCATAGACAGTTTTCCATAAACAAAACACAACACGAAAATCAAAACTCCAAAAAGGAACCTATCGATGCCAGAGTTAGGATCTAAAGAATTTTTTATCGTCCATAAAATAAAGGAGAAAGCAAAGAGAATGAGTATGTATAGAGGAACATAATAGTGCAACAGCCCCATCCTCGCAAAGTAACCTGCGAAAAGTCCAACTTCATACTTTTCTATGGAGTAACCCAAGTTTGCGATATGAAAAGTAGTGAAAATGTCAAGAACCCCCAATACGGGAAGGACCCAAATAGCCATGTTAAGCCTACCCAAACACTATAACCCTCCATTTAAACTCTTCAATCGCGTCAGTAGCATTTAAAATTATTATTACAATATACAAGTTTTAGCTTCTGAACGGGGAAACCCCCTATGAACATCATAATAGAAGGCGCTAATATAATCCCGATGAAAAAGCAAAAAACAATAAGGGACGGAGCGATAGTAATTGAAAACACTGAAATAATTGATGTAGGTAAAACGCGAGATATAAAACGGAAATACCCAAGCGGATACCTACGAATAAACGCGAAAAACAAAGTAGTAATCCCCGGATTTGTTAATACACATCAACATGCAGCCATGAGTTTATTACGGGGGTATGCAGATGACCTATCCCTTCAACAATGGCTCGAAAAATGGATATGGCCACTAGAAAGACTCATACGAGGTGAAGATATATACCTTGGCGCACTGCTAACAGCCGTTGAATCCGTGATGAGCGGAATAACCACAGTAAACACCATGTATCATTACACAGAAAATGAAAACGAAGCTAAAGCCTTCGCCCAGATGGGAATTCGAGGGGTAATAGGCCACGTATGTTTTTCATGGCGGAAAAAAGAAGACAAAAAAGCCCTAGAACATCTAGCTCGGAACTGGCACGGTAAGAAAGGTGGGCTAATCCGTGTAAGTGTAGATCCTCACTCTCCATACACGGTTGATCCAGAATATATGCAAGAGCTAAGACAGCTAACAAAAGAACTAAACGCCCGTTATGGTTCGCCAGAAAATCCTATAATTTGGCACATCCACGTTGCAGAAACCCATGATGAAAAAGAGAAGATCCAGAAAAACTTTGACGTTCAACTTCGAGGCGGCGTATTGGAATACCTAAATTCTTTAGGAGTACTTGGAAGCGACGTGGTAGCCGCTCATTGCGTAGCTTTGACACCAAAAGACATTCAAATAATTAAGAAAAGAAAGGTAAAAGTTTCCCATAACCCAGTTTCAAATCTTAAACTCGGTTCAGGGATAAGCCCGGTTCCTCAAATGTTAAGGGAAGGAGTAACGGTTGCTCTCGGCACTGATAGCCCTTGTTCTAACAATAATACCGACATGTTCTTCTTGATGAAAACAACTGCTCTCCTTCACAAAGGGATTATAGGAGACCCTACAATTTTACCAGCTGAGCAAATCCTAAAAATGGCTACAACAGATGGAGCAGAAGCTCTATCATGGAAAAACCATATAGGAAGCATAGAACCGGGGAAAAAAGCCGACCTCACTATAATAAACTTCAATAAACCCCACCTTTGCCCTCTCTATAGCGAAGTAAGCCATATAATCTATGCAGCCAACCCTTCAGATGTAGATACTGTCATAATAAATGGCAAAATCATAATGGAGAATCGCAAACTCTTAACAATAAACGTTTCCAAACTCATGGAAAGGGTCGAAAAAGCTAAAAAGGACTTGCTAACCCGCCTATCCAAAGAAAACCCCAAATTCGCTTTTTAAGCTTTTTAAGCATGGTTAAATAGAAGTTTCCTCCACAAAGGTTGGGGGTTCATGAGTTTGGAAAGATTTAGAGTAAAAGATCTGGCATTAGCCGCTAATGGAAACCTTCAGATTTCATGGGCATACAAACATATGCCAGTGCTCCGAAAGATTAAACAAAGATTCGAAAGAGAAAAACCGCTTAAAGATTTAACGATAGGGGCATGCCTGCATGTGACGAAAGAAACAGCTGTACTAGTTGAAACTTTTCTGGCAGCTGGAGCAAAGGTTGCCTTATGTGGTTCAAACCCGCTTTCCACACAAGATGAAGTTGCAGCAGCTTTAGCTGAAAAGGGCGTCTATGTTTATGCTTGGCGGGGAGAAAGCACTGAAGAATATTACTGGTGTATAAACCATGTGATAGACCACAAACCAGTCATAACCTTAGATGACGGGGCTGACCTCGTCGGCACACTTCATAGTCAAAGGGTTGAATGGTTACCAAACGTGAAAGGTGGAACAGAAGAAACTACAACCGGAGTTCTAAGATTGAAAGCCATGGAAAAAACAGGAAAACTTCACTACCCAATTATAGCGGTAAACAACGCCTACACCAAGCACTTGTTTGATAACCGCTATGGAACGGGACAAAGCACAATTGATGGAATAATACGCGCAACAAACACGCTACTAGCCGGAAAAAACCTAGTCATATGCGGGTATGGGTGGTGTGGACGGGGGATAGCACTGCGAGCAAGAGGAATGGGAGCCAAGGTAACGGTAACAGAGGTTAATCCCCTCAAAGCCTTAGAGGCAGTAATGGACGGATTCACTGTGCTTTCCATGGAAAAAGCGGCACCCTTAGGCGACATATTCATAACCGCAACAGGTAACACTAGCGTGATTCGTAGAGAACATATGGAAAGAATGAAGGACGGCGCAATCCTTGCAAACAGCGGGCACTTTAACGTAGAAATAAACTTAAAAGACTTAGAAGCCTTAGCGGTTTCAAAACAGACTCTACGTCAAAACCTAGAGGAGTATAAGCTGAAAAACGGCAAGAGCATTTATCTTCTAGCAGAGGGGAGACTTGTAAACCTCGTAGCTGCCGAGGGACACCCATCTGAAGTAATGGACATGTCCTTTGCAAACCAAGCCTTATGCGCAGAATACTTAGCCAAACATGAGAAAATGGAACCAAAGGTATACAATGTGCCACCAGAAATTGATAACGCTGTTGCTAGACTAAAACTGGAAGCACTAGGCGTGGAAATTGATAAGCTCACAGAGGAGCAAGAGAANTATTTAAAAAGCTGGGAAAGTGGCACCTTCTGAATGATAAAGTTTAAATTAGTTAAGAGATAAACATGGCTAGGATATGGTGGTGAGCTGATGGTTAGTAAAGACCANGCTATTGGTGGAGTAATCTTTCTTGTATGTGTATTAGTAGCGTTGTTCTACGTGATAACGCTATTCAGCCCAGACTGGCTGAACATAGTAGGACTAAACATTACTTCAAAAGAGATACCAAATGTGCGATTCTGGATAGTAGCAATCCCAGTGTTTCTAGCTTTCATCCTAGTTTTAGGCATAGGTGCATGGATTGGTTGGACTATGGCTACTACGCCTCCGCCAAAACCGATAGAAGAACTTGAACTTGAGGAAGAAACATCTGAATCGAAGGAAGAAAAGGAAAAAGAAGAAACTAGAAAAAAGAAGTA
>Ga0180852_129_pt1 | contig 6414 bp, 5 predicted proteins | sample Deesub1362B_J571_FD_124179 | JGI IMG/M metagenome (GOLD analysis project Ga0180852, IMG submission 124179) | Crenarchaeota archaeon JdFR-12 | reverse complement strand
CTGCTTGAGCTGTATACATGTATAATCTCCATGCAGATGGCATGTTTCACAAGTGTTTGGTGGTATGGGCCTACCATAGCCTATGCAGCCCGGCACAGTTGAATCGCGGGTTAGATTCTGCTTTTTCCGCCATTCACCGAAAAGCTCAAAGGCTTTCAGTTTAGCTATGAACCACGTTAATGCCCCTGTTACTTTCACTTTGGTGCTGTCTGGAAACTCGAGGTGTAACCCGCGCCTTCGGAGCCACCGCGAATTTTCAATCGCCTTCCAGCTGTCCAGGCTTGTAACCTGCAACGTTGCCCGGGCCCAGTGCACAGCTTTAACCGAGACTTTTTCGGGTAGGATAACCTTCCAAACGTCCATGTAAGGACTGTAGATTTTGCCGTTTCTTTGAAACTGCTCTAAAATGGCTTTAACCTCTGCCACGGGCAGCCCCGCGGCCTGGACAATTTCGTCTAGGAATGCGCTGCCCCTTAGCAAGTTGGCTTCAGCAAGGGCGTTCCAGACTTTGAGGCGTTTCTCGGCTTCCTCGGGACTAGGCTCCTCAACGCTGGATTCAGTGAGCCTAACGGCCACGGGCCTTTGCTTTTCCAGCGGGTGCTTATCGTCCAGCTCAATTATCTTGTAGGGTGAAGGTTGGGAAGGTGGGGGAGGTTTTAGGTGAAGGGGGTATGGGAGTTCAATGCAGCGAGGTTTCCGTTTTCCCGCCGCAACAATTTTCAAGCCTAGACGCGTTCGCGCGATTTTTGAAAGCCTCTGATTTAAACCTTTTAGGGTGTCCGTATCGGGGTTGGGATTGTCGAGAATTACTTTGGCGATTTTTGTGAGGGGGATTCGTAGAATAAAGAGTTCCTTTTCCCCTGGGGCTCCTAATAAGCCTTCATTTCCTTCACCACCTTCACCCTGCTCTGAATCGCAAATCTTAAGAATAGCATCTTTCAAAGCTTCCTCCAACTCCCAGTCAGGATCGCCTACCCTTAGCTGGCTCTCCAACTCCTCAGCCAGCTTCTGTATTTCAGTTTTAAAATCAGGGTTAAGGAGCAGTAGCGGTGTGAGAACTTCTTTTACTCGGCTGCTTGAAAGCAGCTCCAGGTCTATTTGCGGTGTTTCTAGCACCTCAACATTTTCCTTTAATTTATGGTATGTTCGAAACCGCCACAGAACCAGCTTGTTACGTAAAACTTGAGCCTCCTCCATGAACTTCTTATCGCGGTATAAAGGCATGGGCCGCGTTTTCTCGCGGGCTATAAACGTCAAGCAGCGGCTTTCAAGAGCTTTATCTTTGAATTCTCGGCGGGTCGCTAAGATTTTTGGGCCGTAAACATTGTAACTGATGGTTTTGGATGGATTGACGTCATCAGCACGCTGATAGTATCCAAGTTTTCTATCATAGCCGATGTTAAGAATTTTGATAATGAATGCATACAAGGACGAACTGCTGAAATCCGCCTCATCTATGAGGGCAGTGCCTCTCCAAAAGTTAATTCTACGCACTATGGCCTTGTCCGTGTCACATCCGGCCAGAATCAAAGGTCTATAGCATATGCTACCAATTGTCTCCAGCCAGGCACTCTTACCCCGTCCATAAGACCCCAAGGCCCTACGGTATGGAATTCTGGGAAGCAAATCGTAACTATAGGTTAAGAACACATATAGGGCGTCAAGTTTCCGTTCTCTCTCGTTTGGGGCTTCATGCCAACGGTTCATAAACTCAACAACTTCATGGAAAAGCCTTTCCTCACTCTCATACTCTTCCACTTGGCTTGGAAGAAGGGTTAAAAAGTTTTCAACGTCACTGTTTTTTATGGGGCGAAAAACCCAGTTTTCAGTTTCTATTTCATCCATTTTTTCAACTTGGCCTTCGGCTGGATTGTAAACAAGAAAGTATGTTTTCTCACCGTCGTAGCCCTGTTCCGCCAATCGGCCGTCTGGAAGCTCAATGAAAGGCACATGTTTGATTTTTCTACGTTCAGGCTTCTCGCTGAAAACCCATGAGTAGGGCTCCGATAGTTTGAACGCACTTTTAACTTTTTCTTTAAGCGTTTTTAAGCCTAAAGGCTTAACATTCCGCTTGTCCCATTCACCCAGTTTTTTAAGAGTTTCCTCAGGGTTAAGGCCCTTTTTCCGATACCACGTAGCCAGCCTAATGGCTGCGTTGTCTCTTTCACCCACTTTAACGCCTTTCAAAAGCCTTTTAACGTCAACGATTTCACGTTCCGGTTTTCCGCCAAGCTTAACGACAAGCTGGTTGAACAAGGCTTTTGCAGAGTCAACCTCTGTTGGCTGGTTGTCATTTAGTCTAACGTATCCCTTTGAAGGAGCTATAATGCAGATGTTGCCGAGCCCTAAGAGTTCAACCTTTAAGTCTATTCGTTTCTCAGCTTCAACGGGTTGCCTGCTCCAGTAAATATAATGGTAGCCCCCGCTTGGAGTTTTTTCAATCTGTGTAGTCTGTAAAAGAGCTAGGTTAAAATCAGCATCAGCCTTGTCAACGTCTATGACAGCTAGGTAAAGCCCGTTTTTGCCTTTGAGACCGCATAAAACCCCGAAACCGTCAGCCTTATCCCAAGGTAATGATTCAAACTCCTCAAGCGTTTGAGGTTTGCTCTGCCATTTAGCCCACTTACACAAGGGCTTTTTACCTTCAACAGGGACAACGGCTAAACCTTGCTCCCAATAGCTTCTGGCAGCTTCTTTAATCGTGTCCATTGCCTCCTTCGCGCTTTTTAGAAATCCACAGCTGCACAGGAGATTTAGTTTGATAACGAAGCTGAACCTCTCCAGTTTTCAAAATTACTTGCTTAATCTTTTCGTAAGCCTTCAGAGTCCCTTTACAGACAAACGCAAACCAAAAAACTGTAGCCTCAGGCTCCAACTCAATCTTTCTATTTTTCAGTTTACTTTCCATCATTCAATCAAATCCTCGGCTAAAAGAATAGGTGTTAAATTTATATACATGTATCAGGTACATGTATGGTGTAGGATTGACATAAATGGGAACGGGTGAGAAAGTAAAACTTAGAATTTTAGCTTATCTAAGGGAAATCGGAGAGGCCAATGCTTCTCAACTTGAGAAAAAGGCGGAATGTGCAAACAAGACATTTCTCAAAGTTAGACGACAACTTGAGCAAGAAGGGATTATAAAAAAACGTTATGAGCCTAAACCGAACGGGGGCGTATATGCAATCTACTATATTCCAGAAGAAAAAAGGCGAGAAGTTGAAACTATGCTTGAAAGAGAAAACTTCAAAAAAGTTTTTTGTGAAAAAATAGATGAGGCAAGCATTGAAGACATAGAATTTCTGAAACAAAAACTCGCATACGTAGAAAAAGAACTGCTGTTTTTTAAGGCGATAAACCGCCAAGCGGAGTTAGAGGAGAAACCTTTACCAGCAAAGGCGGTTCAAGCTAAGCTTTTACAAATGGGGTTCACAATGAAGGATCTAAGTCCAAATTGTTGGAATGAACAAGACCACATAGTAGGCATGGCTTCTTCTGATAAAATATTAAATGTAGCAATAGGCCCTTCATTCGATTTTTATGAACCAGAGGAAATCGAAATAAGGCTAATACCTGAATCTGAAGTCACGTCAAAAGAAAAGTTGGAAAGAACAGTCATGTTAAATTATGGTTCTGAATGGAGTATTTTGACTTTAGAGCCCTTAAAAGGGTATTATATAATAGGGAGATACAAAGAAGTAGAACGTCTACATGAATATATTTTTAACTTAAAGTCTGTCTTTCTTGAAAAGTTGCTTCATTGGCAAGAAAAATATAATCTAACTAAGGAAGATTTCGAGTTGATTTATCCAAGAATTTGGGACATGATGTTTATGCCTGAGAAAGTTGAAGAGAAAATTGAGAAGTTCATAGAAAAATATCTGGAAAGAAAAAAGAGAAGTTAGCCTACTTGGAGGTAAGAAAAACTTTTTGTTTTCTCTTCTTTAGCTCCTTAAGTTTTTGAAAGCCTGTTCTAAGTCGTATTTCTTCATAATGTTTTCTTTGCAGATTAGACAGTCTTTTTCTGGTAAGTCGCCGTCCAATTCGCATTCCACAGTTTGAACTATTGCCTTCTCCATCCAGGCTTGCGGGTTTTCCGTAAAGTCCCGCAGCAATTGCAGGATGCCCCTTGGCACTTTAACAGTGACTGTCTCAAGCTCGTTTTCTTCAGGCAAGAATGCAGGCCTCCACCAGCGTTTTCTGGCGTGTAGCGGGCTTTTCCAGGGCATAGCCCTTATACACGATTAAGCCGGGTTTAGAGGCTTTATCGTCTATGTCAAATCTTACACGGTAGCCCTTGTATTTCACGGTGAAGCCCCAACCGTGATTCGCTTCTACCTGAACCTCGTAGGCCCTTATTGCACACATGCGGAACTCTTCATTTTGCATTAGATGCTTCTATTGCTATGACATTGTAGTAAAGACAAGGTGAATGCTATGGTAAGGCTTTTACATCCTAACCGAATATGAAAGAAAAATGTTAAAACGCTTCCTCGAAAACGGAGAAAAACTAAACGGATTCCCAAACCTGATTTACAACCTCAAGAAAGGAAAAACTAGGCTTGAGGAAGACTTAACCTTATAAAAGAGANTCTTCCGANNTAAACTTGAATGAACTAAACTCTGTTCTAAAGCCTTTGATGTAAAAGTCCCCGATGTGGAAGAGAAAATATTTCGCTGATATTATCAAAATTAAAAGCCAAAAGACAGAGCAAAGTTTTATGTTGCAGGAGGTTCAATTTAATAGCGGTAGTTAAAATTTGCCCAAAGATGACGATCTTATTGGAGCACTTGCAGCGATTTTTTTAGGTCTTGTAGGTCTAGCTATACTTGCCTCACTTTTCGGGCCCAGATGTCCAAAATGTAAAAGACCCGTGGAAAGAGGAACCATGATTTGCCCTCATTGTAGAACAGTTTTGAAGTGGTAAAAATGAAGAAACTTCTATTTGACATAAGTCCGAAAATAGAACTTCGCCTTTCTTCTGTTCATTTGGGTATCTTATCGATGCTTCTATTGCTCCATGTATTTGAGGTTATTACAATGGATGTTGTCTTTTTCAAAGGGCTCCTGTTCTGGGTTGCAATTAATTTGTTGGCGTTTCCTATAGCCAGACGTAGATTTGTAACCCCTACAGTAGCAAATCCAAAATGTCCTTATTGTGGGAGTGACATGGTAACCGTAGAACTTTATTGCGAGAAATGCAAATCAACTTCTAAGGCACCTAAAGAAAATAATAATATCAAAACCTAGAATGCAGGATTTTGACATGCTGTGAAGAGTATTTCGAATAGGTAAACAATGTCCGTGAAAGTTATGTTTTTGAAGCTAACTTTTTCTCTAGTTTGTAAATCGTATATGTATTAAGTAGTATTCCTGCACCCATGCCTAGGATAATGCACCCTGAAATAAGAAGCATTAACATTTGCTGAAAGGCAAATACAAAGTCAGGATTGATATCGTATGGGATTCCTAGAAAAGTTCTATATCGTGCAGGCACTTCTATACTGGATGCCCAAAACATCATACCTGCTCCCATTGCAATAATAATAGCTGCTCCAACAAGATTTATTTGCCATTCCTTCATAAACAAGCCTTCCTCTTTTCATTTATTTATCTTTCCGTTTTTAACGTTTTAGTTTCTTTACAGAATTGTAGTTGGCAACTATCTCCTCAAGGCATTTTAAAGCTTTCTTAATTATCTCTTTTGCTTTTTCTAGCTTAATCCTATCTTGGGTCTTAAATTGAAAAGGCTGAAAACTTTGAGAAACAACTGGAAATTAAAAGATCTACAGGAAATAATATCCATAAAGACACCCTAAAAAAATCACTATGAAAATAAAGAAAAACTTTTCATGCTTTTTGCTTTGATGTAGATATTTTTTCGTGGTGTAAGTTTAGAATCAGTCTTGATTTTCAGTTACCAAAGTTGAGAAATGAACACAGGAAAAGAACCAAAGTGATAACTATCCAACTTGCTATTAAACTTAGGTGAAAAACTCTACTCCACTTTTTCTCAACCATGAATGACGATTGCACCTTACGTTTTAATAGCCACATCCAAGTTTTAATAGATATAGGAGCCAACATCGGTAGGAAAAGGATAAACATAAGTAACTCAATTGGAATCAATTTCTACCACTTAACACATATTTTAATGTTATTTTATCTTTTAAATTTTGCTTGTGTATGTGAATGTGCCTAAGCCCTAAGGAAAAACAGACAAACAAGCTGAAAACAGCATAAAAGAAAAAAGGGGTTTGTGCGGGAGAATTCTCCATCTTGTGTATTAGCTGTTGTCAAAGGATGAAATCTCTAAACAACTGAGTAATTCTATTCAATATGTTTTTCGTAAGCTAATTCAATATTTCCTACAATTAAATGTAATTTTTAATAATGTCCCCTTTTTCTGTCCT
>Ga0180852_102_pt1 | contig 31380 bp, 32 predicted proteins | sample Deesub1362B_J571_FD_124179 | JGI IMG/M metagenome (GOLD analysis project Ga0180852, IMG submission 124179) | Crenarchaeota archaeon JdFR-12 | reverse complement strand
AGCCGCCTGTTTTGAAAGCTGCGTTTGAACTGTGGATATGGCGTTTTTAGATAATCCCAGCCCTATGGATCGCGGTGTTGAAGCTGTGGCTAAAGCATTCTTCACGATCCGATAAACTGTTTCTGTTAGAAGCGCGGCGATGTTTGAGGTAGAAGCGTTTTTGTTTATGTTAAACTGTGCTTGCTGGCTCTGTAGGCCTTGGCTTGAAACCATAGCGGTTTTGCTTAAGTTGAAGACGGTTTGTTTGGCTACAAGACTTCTTGCGGTTGCCAAGGCGTTAACGTAGATGTCATAGGTTTGCCCTCCTGGCGGGATAAACGTCACTCTAACCGCAACAACATCTACATAGCTTGTCCATTTACCGATTATCGCCAAGAAAGGTGGACCGAGCCTTTGCTGTTTTTCAATGGAAAAACCTAAAGCTTCAAGGGTTTCAAGCTCTTCTGCTGTTAAGGTTTTCACGAAAAACCTTGCCGACTTGTCCGCTATGACGGGAATGTAAACCTTGCCTGTAAACCGTTTCTTCACTGCTTTGGTTATGGGGAACATTTTGATATGTGGCTTTGGTCCCCATAGATGTCCAATCCAGAATTCGCGGCCGTGGCTTATCATGTCGTAAACATCGCGGGCTTTGAAGAACATGGGTCCAGCGAAGAGATTTTCAGTTTGCTTCTCGAATATTGCGATGGGCTGGTCGCCTGTTATGGTGTAATGGGCATACCATTCAATGTTGGGTTTAAGCTGCACTTTTCCGCTCCAGAACTCGTAAACGTCAAACTTGCCTTCTTTGATTTTAACTTCGACAATAGGCTCGGTTTTGAAGCCTTCCCGCGTCCAAACCCAAAGCCTGTCACCCGCTTGAAGCTCGCTTGCCCTTTTAACAAGCCACCTGTCCTTCTCGTCTTTTAAAGCGAAAAACGTTATCTCTTTTTCACCGTCGGGAAAGCATCCGCCTGAATCTTTAGGAGTTGTCTCACATATTATGCGGAAGTCAAAATTGTTAAGCTTGGTTAGGTCCCACGGGTCATCCCAACTTGTAATGTCATACCAATACCATCCGAGAGAAGAGAGACGGGGACACGAAACGGAATAACCCTTGTTCGCATATTCCATTACAGTATAGTAATAGTCAGTTTCAGAGTCGGTTTCCTTATGTTTACATCCCATCTCCACCTTGGTTATCTCGCTGCCCTCTGGAATATCATCCGTTGTCCAGCCCCAATCATAATACTTCTGCTCGGCTCCGTCAGCATCTGCATAGGTGCAGCTTCCATCCTCAACATAGGCTCTTGTCGGATAATACCATCCAGACACGATCTTCTGTGTCTGCGTCGGATACTTCGTTACAACCTCTTCGCTCATTCAAGGCTAACCTGCTTGAAACTTGCCTGTATAGTAAATGTTCACAGTGTCGCCGTCTTCCACGTTTTTAGTGGTGAAAGTGTCACGGCAATACATGATTCCGCCGCTTGAAGCGTTGAAAATACCGCATTCCTGCAAAGCGTAAGAAGCTGTAATGTTGAAAGTGGCGTCTATGCTGCACTCACCCGTGTTTGCGTCCTTGCTGTAGGTGGCCTGCACTCGCATAACCTCAGCGCCTAAAGCTGTCTGGCTAGCGTCTGGAGCGGTTCCGTCGGTGCCTATGGCTATGTAGTTAAAGGCTGCTGGTCTGTTAGCGCTTGGGTCAAACACGCATCCGCAGGCAGCATCCAAACCAGCATTAACAACAAGATCCACTTCACACTCGTCAACATCTACAAGCTTGCCTTTCCGCCAAACCTCAACACGTCTTTTCATGGTAACGGTTGTTAAACCTTTTTTCTCCATTCTTTTCACCCAACACTCACAACCCGCCTGACAAAAGGAGCAAGCATAAACTGCAGTTCACGCGTGAAGGCTTCTGGCAGCACGAGCCTTACAGCCCAATCATCCACGCGGATTACAGGCGAAATCTTCCTTTGTAGAATAATATGAATTAGATTTGCACAGAGCTGCGCGGTCACATAGGCTATGGTGTTTGGCACAGAATTGTAGCCTGCAGTGTAGCTTACCTTGACGCTTTGCTCTGTTACTGCTGGAATGGTGCCGCTAACAAAATGTATTACACCCGCATGCTCATCCACAATATAGTCGGTTGAATCCAGCGTTTTCCAATTAGGCGTTTGCCCATAACCCGCAGTGTTAACCTTCACAGCAGACACGCTTAACACAGGATAATACCGCAGCTGAAGACTATGGCGGAAATCGTAAGGCTGATCCGTAAAGGTTAAGCCGCCAGCATCAAAAAACCCTGAAGGCACATTACAATAACTGTCAACTACACTCTGCGCATAGGTTGTCAAATCGTTTATGAAAGCTTCAAACTCCGCGTTGCTGCTATAACCTAAATCCGTATAGGATAGCTTTGCCAGATTTTTAACATTATCTGGGCTTGTATAAGGCATTTTTACATGATCCCTTCCAGATAGATAATTCACAATGGTAGGAGGAAGATGGTTTGAGGTTTTTTAGATAAAAAAAGAGGTAGAAAGAAGAGTCAAATGAGATTGGTTTTCATGAAAGAATGTTTTGCTAAAGAGATTGTTAATAGCGATACTATAAGTAATAGTATTAGTGTAATAGATGATAATTCTGGTATAACGTGGTACGGTTCGTATGGAGACTCTCCGTCTCTGCTTGCTTTGTTCCAAGCATAATCGTAGGCAATTACTTTGAAGCGTACCCATGTGCATTGTGGTTGTCCAGGGATCACGCCGTAATAAGAAACAGAGAGCGAGTTTTTGTAACCAGACATGTTAAGGGTCATCGGTACGTCAAACCATTCTGTTCCATTGTTGAGGTTGTATTGTAAAGTAGCGTTTTTTATTCCTCCATCTAAATCGGTAATGTCGGCGATCACTGTAACATCTTGGTATTCTTGAACTTCCAGATCTGCAGGTATGCGCAATAGAACACTAATCTCGGGTGGTTCTGTGTCATTTTTTCCCATAGGGTGTGGACCCAAGTAAGTAAATATGTCTAATGTTTGTGAATAGTCGGCATATTCAACTATTATCCTAGGCACTGATGACTGAGCTGGGCTTTGAGGATAAAGCATGTTCATTTGGAAGGCCGCGTCAGCATATTCCACAACGATTCGAGTTAGAGATGCGTTAGGCATATTATAAGGTTGATAGAGTTCTACTAGGTTAGCGTAGTCTGCGTATTCAACGACTATTCTAGACGTAAGAATTGATGGGATGTCTTGAGGATATTGAAGAATACTTGTAGAGTTGAAATCAGCGTTTTCTAGAACTATCTCGTCGCCCTGTGCATTGGTAACACTTGCGGAAGCTATGAGAGAGGCAATACTGGCGGCTAGAAAAAGGGCTAAGTATAGATGTGTGTACATGTCTTTGTTCAAGCGTACTCACTTCCTATGAAGCTAACGTTAGTGATAAATCAGTATTAGACACACGTAGGCGTATTGATATGAATATCCAGTGTAACTCGTAGAGATTTTGATGGTGTGAAAAACATTAGGACCAAGTATGACTTCTGTAATTTCTGGTCCTCCATAATTTCTTCCTAAGCTGTCACTAATTATGGCAGTAGTATCAATTTCAAAGGTACATGCAACGTGACTTGTTGCATAACAAGACCATGAACGTTCATACACCGTGACAGTATCGGGGATTTGGATGTTGAACGTAGCTTCATTGTTACTGCCTTCCACATGTTTGATGGCGAACAAAAGTTTTGTTGCCTCAGGATATTGAAAATGGTAATATTTTGCGTTAGCTATTGATATCCCAAACGTCTGTGTGGCAATGTAGTAGAGTCCGTCATACAAGAGGTTGCTTGTTATTGGGAAGCTTATCTGGCTTGTGTCGCTCCAGTCTATTATTTTGCCTAGCCAGCCAGTAGTTTCTGGGTTTGCGAGGTTTATTTTTAGGTAGTAAACTATGATCCAGCCTTCCTTATGTACAAAGCAATGAGGGTAGTCGTCGCTTGAGAAGCCTAGCGGAGCAAGGGAACCTATGACATATTCTGAAGTTTCGTTTTCTATGCTTACCATAACGCTCTTAGCAGTGTTTAGATTTAAGGGACCAGAAGTGTTGATGTAAATGGAAATACCGGCTTCTTGTTCGAGATAAGTTTCAGCTCCTTGAGTTAAAAAGTATGGTTGCGTCAAAGCCACTTCTTCAAGGTTTTCGGCATATACACCGCTTTTCAGGTTGCTATTCCTTAAGTAAAAGTACAAAGTTGAACCCACTAGCAATAGAAAAGCCATAGTTAAGCCAATTCTTAGCCATTTTTTGTTCATCATTCAAATTTTCCCTCATGAGAGGGCAAGTTCTCAAACAACTGGTATATTAAACTTTGCAAATTCTTGGGGAAACGTCAAGTGTAAACAATAACTATAACCTAGAACAGATATAAAATGAGACTAGAAACTTTTAAGCTAAAGGCTTATTCTGCTTTGGCTTCGAGCCATTTGCTGTATTCTTTGCCGACGCCAGCAGTCACAGAACCAGCAAAGATCAAACCAGCAAGAGTTTCGGGCGTCAAAGGCAGAAAAGCCATAGCATTCACAGCCACAGCAAGCAAATATATGGCCACAGCGAAGAACATGCCGAGGCTTATGCCATAGAAGAAGCCTTTAGCCACATGATATATGGGACTTGCCATTTTCCTTCTACACCTCCCGAACTTTTCAAGGCGGGTTAGACGCATGTTCTAACCCATTGCCAGAAAAATGAGGGAAAACGAGGAGGACAAAAGCGATATGGTTGTTTATGCTGCGTGTTTTATGAGGCAGACGCTTGCATCTTCAACGAGCACTGCGCCGCCTGTTATGTGGCTGACAACGTAGACTGAGAGTTCTCGGGGATCTCTGAAGATTTCTGATTGTACGCCTTTGCCGTCGGTTCCCCAGGCGATGCTTGTTCCTTTAGCAAAAACTGCGGCGTAGATTTCTCCGTCTGCCCCGGTGAAGGTGTCTCCGAAAAGGGGATCCACAATGATCTCTGCTCCTAGGATTGTTGGGACTCTGCCTGTTTTGAAGAAGTCGCTTAGGGCGGAGTAGAACTGTACTGCTGCTACGTCTTGGGTTACGAATTCGTAGAATTTTTTGGGTCCAAGCACAATGCAGTCTGCTGGGAATTTGCTGGAGCGGACTTTTTGGATGGCGTTTTTTATGGCTGTGAAGTTTACTGTGGCTTCTGTGGCGTCGCCTACTGAGCCCAGCTCTACAGCGTTGGTGGTGGCGCTTTTGAGGGTTGTCCACACCTTGTCGTTTATAGCTGCCTGGCAGGTGTTTCCGTGAAGTTCGCCTACCACATTCACAAAGTCCAAGACATGCGTATACTGGAGCAGGTCACTGACTTTTGTTACTTTGCCGAATTGGCTTAGGGTGCCTGAAACGTCTCCTAGGTCCACATCTGCGGCTGATAGGGCTGAGCCTTCGGTCCATTCTTCGTAGGATGGTGCGCCTAGACGTTGAACATGGAAGGTTTTTCCTGCGCCTTTTGGCACTCTGATGGTGCGGGCGTATTTTTCCGCTTGCACTAGGGTTTGCATGGTTAGCGAGGCTTTTGCTGCTACCATGGTGGCTAGGGCTATGCCCGAAGTGCCTGTTGTTGCTTCTAGAAGCTCTTTCACGGTTTTTGTGCCATATTCTGTTAGGAGGCTTTCGAGCTGTTGTCGGATGGGACATTGCGGAGAATCCAAGCGTTGTTCTGTTATTTGCTGTTTTTCCACGGTTTTCTCTTTGATGGCTTTAAGCTCTTCAGTTAGTTTTCTAAGTTCAGCTAGAACCGGACCTTCGGCAACTTGCACCTCAAGGCATTCTTGTTCTTGCTCCTGCTTTTCCTTTTGCTCTTCGTTCTCTTTTTGTTCCATTTTCTCTTCTGCCATGCCATCACCTTTCCAGAAAGTTCATGGTTTTCTGCTGGGCTGGCTTAACCGCAGTTTTCCTTCTGCGGGACGGCATCATCTAACCGTCATGTCAAAAGAGTGTCTAGAAGGACTGTGCTAGAGGGCTATATGCGAACAATTATGCGGCTGAAACGTTTAGCTTTCTTCAGTTTAGCCTCTAACTCTTCCTTCTTTTGGATGAGCTGTTGGATTTTGGTTTGCTGTTTTTCCACTTGTTCCTGTAGAAGCTTTATTGTTGTTTCAAGCTGGTTTATCTTTTTCAGCAGTGGTTCTTCGGCTTTCTCCTTTTCCGGATCTGCCTTTTCTGTCACCGTGTTGTTGCTGTCATCTTTCGCTTGGCTAGTTTCTTTCTCAACTTTCTCAGTTTCTTGTTCACTCAACTTTTCGCCTCCTTCTTTAAGCGTGAAATTTTCTACAAGCTTTTCAACTGGAATAATGCGTGTGAGGGGTAAGCCTGGAAGCACATCTTTTGTTAGCAGAGCCAAACCGGTTAGAACTAGGCCTTGGCATTTTACGCCTTCCGCGTCTTGTATGTTAGTTCTGCATGTGCCTTCAATGCTTACGTGGATTATTTCGCCGTTGTCTATGAGGCTTGTCAGGGGCTGTCCGTTCCATTGGGCTGTCCGTTCTACTCGTAGCAAGCATTCAACGGCTTCGTCTTCATACTCAGCATCTACAATCGTTACACCACCTAGTGCGTGTTGATGGTTTAGGTTTACAGGTTTGCCTATTAGGGTGCGGGCAGCCTTAACAAGTTCGTCGCGGGTGTAAACATTACGATTCATAGAAACGGTGGGGAATAGGGCTTCGACTTTGTAGTATTTGGCTTCTTTGTCCTGCCTTATTACGTCGAAGACGGGTTTGGCCCATCTGAATTTTTCTTGGGGTTTTCTGTAGGGTTTAGTGTCATCCAATCCCATTTTGTTGAGCCAAGCGTAGTAGACCTGCTTGCCTTTTTCGCATTCTTTTTCTGCTGACCTACAGTAACGCTTCATGAACGCTTTATAGATTTTTTCAAAATCTGGATGCCTTGGCAATTATCTTTCACCTTTTAGAATAATTGAGGCTGAGGCAAGAAGGGAATATGCCTATAGGGGTTTCTGTGAGGCTAATTTTATATACAGTTTGAGTATAGAGTTGTTTAGGGTAGCTGTTATGCACGATCTTCTCATACAGATTGGTTTGTTAGTATATTTTGTGGCAAATTTGTTTCTGACTTATTTGGGTTTTCTGGATTTTTACCGTTTGAAATTGAAATCCACATTAGTCTTATCTGTTGCTATGTGGCTGCTATATGCAAGTCATACCCTTGATTTATTGGACCTTATATCATCTGAAGTCTCGATGATCCTTACAATTACAGGGGTTTTTCCCGGGTTAATCCTTTTATTCGTTATTGGCTTAAGAGAAGATAAATACTCAAAGATTGTTCATGCACGGTTAAAACAACTTTCTTGGCGTGATCGCATTTTACGAAAGTTACCTGAAGATTTCTGGGAGAAGCCTATTCCAGAAGATGTAATCATTCCTTCGATTCCTTGGCAACGGATAATAGCTGCTACGACTATTCTTATGGCAGGCCTTATGAGCACTCTATTCTCGATTTTTCCCGTCTTTTTCCTTTTTGCGATAATAGGATTTGGGGTTCCAGTCTTGTTTTTAACTGGATGCGCCCTCGTTACTGCAGCTATTCTCGTTTATCTAGGCTTTGGTAAGGTGGGAGGGGTAATCGGTTTGGTAGCGGCTGTAATCCAATTTTTTACTAGCGGCTTCTTTGGGGTTATTTTTGGACTTTTGGGAGTGATAGGTGCTGGCCTAGCCTTAATTGATGCCATGAAAAGAGAAAGAGTTTGATTTGCTCTTTACATTTGTTTTGTTTTTAAGTCTTGTAGATAGGGAATAAGATTGGCTCGGATTACAGTTTCTTCTCCTGCTTCTTGGGGATAGCCTAGCAGTTGTCTTGCATGGCTTGGCGAGAGTATGCCGTGTTCTATTTCTTGACAGTAGCGTTTGCTTAGGGCGAATGTGTCTTCGGGTTTTATGGGTCTCCAGTTTACCTTCACGTTTTTTATGTCTGCAAGGGGAAACAGTTTTTGCTCTATGAACCTTTTGATTTGCCTCTGGTATCCTTGCAGTTCGCCTATGAGGAGTCTTTCTTGGTATTCTGCGGTGGCCATGGTTGTGGTTCCGCCGAAGCCTAGGGCAACTTCTGGCACACCTAAACCGGCAACAAGATTATCGCGAAAATGCTTGACAACTTCCATAACGCCGAAGCGTGGAGTGCTTTTGTAAACTTCTTGGATTTCTATGGTGCCATCGTGGAAGATGTCTTCTGCTTCTTTTCGCGTTGTGATCATTTGTTTGATGCGTCTGAATTCTTCGGGGTCTTTGGTGTCGATTTTGATGGCTAGTAGGGGGTCTCCTCGTTTTCGCACTATTTTGGGCATGTAGCGTTCCATGTAGAGGAGCGATTTGACTGTGGGAAGTACTCGTCTGAGGCAGCTTGTGCCGTAGTGTCCTGTAAGGTTGTTGAAGGGCAGGTGCAAAATGCCTCTGGTTTTTTGGGGTGTTAGTTCTGGTATGGCTTTGGGTTTTTGGTCTTTGATGTGGATGAAGCCTTTGCCGTCTTTGGCGTATAGTACTTTTCGGCTGTCTAATACTTTAAGCTGTAATGAGCCGTCAGCTTGCTTTTCTCCTAGCCAGTAGCAGTTTCCGGTTATGAGGCCGTGAAGGGTTCCTTTTTGCAGCACTACGTCGGCGTTTATTTGGGCCATAAACTGGTCTGCTTTTTTCTTGGCTTTTTCGTCTTTGCTTTCCGTGTCGAAACCGTTTTGCCAAATCAAAAGATGCCTAATGGTCAGGGCTTGGCTGACAAAGGGGACGTAAAAGTAAGCGTCATAGTAGTCTTCATAGTCGTTGTAGTCTGGTGGATATTCGGCTTTTAGGCCGTAGGCAACTCCTATTTTTGGCAGTTCCCGTCCGTTGATAAGGGTGCTTTCCACAAGCTGCTGTCTGATTGTGCCATATTTGACGGGTTCCAGGTCTTCTAGGCTTACGCTGCGCGCTAACAACGCTGGAGAACGGTCAAACCGGATAAGCCTTTTTTCTGCTCGTCTGGCTTTTCTTTCTAAAATCCAGTTTACGAATTTTTTCAAATATTCTGCCAAGATCTACAATCCCTCTGGTCTTGGATTGAACTGCTGCATAAACGGCTAGGGCTACAGCCCAAAAGACGTCGTCGTGGGTGCTTTCGGGATGGCTGAACTTGATGTGGCCTGAAGGAGCCAGTTCAAATTTTTCTATGTTGAGTTCTGAAACTAGGTCTATGTCTGCTATGCGTCGGACAGGCACATAGGGGATTTTGAATTCTCCTTGCCGCATCTTTTCTTTAAGGATTGTCGCCATCTCTTCTTTGGTTTTTACCGTGAAGGTTACGCCTGTAACGTGGCTTATTCCGCTGTTTCGCATGTCTTCGCAGATGTATTCGCCTACGCCCGTAACGTCAGCGTAAACTGTCCAGATGCTTCGCCACCTGTCGCAGAGGCTTTTGACGTAGCCTATTACGCTGGCGTACTGGGTTTCTAGGGGAAACCGGTGAATGTGTACAAGCCTTAAACCGTCTTCATCTTTCCGGACAACAGCTACAACACTGTGGTCTTGGTGTTTGCCAAAGTCTACGCCTACAAAAAAGTTTCCGGATGGGATGTCTTCAAAGGTGTAGGGTTCTAGGCTGCTTTCGATGCATTTTACTATGAGGCTTTGGGGAAGCCAAGCGTCTATGTCTTCTACGAATTGGGCTTCGAATTCTCTTTGGAAACGTTCTGCGGGGAGTAGGTTTTGCATTTGTGTTATGAAGTCTTTTTTCATTAGGCCTGCTTCGACGGCTTCTTGCCAAGTGACGATGTGTTTGCTGAAGGTGGGGTCGTTGTAGAAGCGGTAGAAGACGCTGTCTTTGTTCCATGGTGTGCTGCTTACGATGAGGGTGCCGTCTGTTGTGGCTAGCATGGGCATTAGAATGCTGTAGAAGATGTCTTCGTCGTGTTGGAAGAAGTTGGCTTCGTCGCAGATTATGATGTCTGCTGTGTAGCCTCGCAGGAGGTTTTCGCTGCATGGTAGGGCGATTATTCTGCTTCCGTTTTTGAATAGGATTTGGGTTCGCTGTTGTTTTTGGATCCATGCTTTTCGTTGTTTGCTTGTTAAGTTCGCCAGATGATCTTCGATTTTGTCGCTTAGGATGAGGCTTTGTCTTAGGCTTGGGGCTACTATGAGGCTTAGGGTTTTGGGGTGGTTTAGGCTGTACCATATGGCCTTGGCTGCAATTGTATGGGATTTTCCGCTTTGTCTGCTCCAGCAGAGGAGGATTCTTCTAGAAGTATCTTCTAGAAAGTTCTTCTGGTAGGCTGTGGGAGTGAAATGCAGGATTTTTTGGCAGAACTCTACGGGATCTCGGGGTGGAGGCTCAACTCTTTCTTTTTGCAGCCTTTCAATTTCTTTTTCAAGTCTTGCCAGCTGTTTCTCTACGGAGCTCATCTACGGCTTCCTTCAGCTTTCTAAACCTTCTCAAAACTTCTCTGTCTTCGTAGCGGGCTAGAAGGCCGTTAATGGTTTGAAGGGCATAAATGGCAATATTGGCCCATCTGAGTCTCCACTTATCGTCTAGGTCTTGCTGCATTGCTTTATTATAGGCGTGTTTGGCAAGTTTTTCAAGAAGCTGCAACGCTTCTAAACGTTTTTCCTGAGGATCTAATGATTCTAGGGCTTCAAGAATCCGCTGAACATATTTGGATCCAAATAGGTACCCCCCTACCTTTTTCTGCGCGGTTTTGGCTTGAAACTGTTGCCAGATAGCCTCTTGCTTGGCCTTTTCTGCTTCGTAATCAACGCCGAAAGAAAGCCAAACAGCCTTTTGCTTCTGTAGTTCGTAGCGGCCAAAATAGCCGCTTAGCAAATTAATTATTTTGCTTTGGCCTTCTTGTTGCATAAACCATCTCCTCATAAGCCCTGGCCTTTTCAGGTTCCTCCCGGAAACTTTTCTCGTTGAACCAAGCAATGGGATCGTAAGTTATGTTCAGTTTTCCTTTATACAGTAGGTCAGCTAGAACGGGTTTAGCAGCTTTTGAATGAACTGTGGTTTCCAGCACGAGTTTTAAGCCTTTTTTGGTGGTGGTTTCTGTCCAGGCGTGAAAGCCTAGGAAACGTTTTTTCTTGGTTTTTAGTATGGCTCCTAAAACTGTGTGGGCTTGGATGTCTTTGATGCGTAGGAGTGTTGTGCATAGGCAGGCGGTGTCGAAGCATATGCCCTTTTTTAGGCTGATTGTTTGGTTGGGGAAGAGCCATCCGTATTCGCTGGTTAGATCAGCCAGATAGAAGCCGTTCCACCATTTGAAGAGTTTTATGTGGCGGGCTGCTGTAGGTCTTCCCCGATAATTCAGCGGATACTCGATGTTTTTGGCTATAAACCTAGAAACCTGCAATATCACTTCCGTTTCAGATGTGGCATTGATGGAGTCGGCTATGCGTTTAAGCTCCGGATTGTCTACTTGAATAAAGTCTGTAATGTAACATTTCTCGTTTAGAAGCCCTAACTCAACTATGGGTATTTCCATTATGGCTAGTCTCCAACAGTTTTTGGCAAAAAGCGATAACAGCCATCAAGACAGCAGAAACAAGAATAAGCCAAGAAATCTTCCCTTGGTCAATAGCCGTAAGCAAAGCAGAACAAAACACGACAACAGCCGTGAGAAAAGCTATTGCAGCTCCTTTCTTTGCTGCCAGCTTAACCATGTAACGCCTTCTCAACTGAACCAGCCTCCAAAGCCGGATTAACATAGCCCCTAGCGTCAAACAGAACCTCGCCCTTGCCCACACCCAGAAAGGGATGATGCTCTATGGCTACAAGCTCGCAGCGCTCCCTATCCCAGTACGCCTCATCTAAAAGCCTACGCCTCTCTAACCATTTTGCAAAACGAAGCAAATCCTTGACACGCTTACTCCTAGCACGCAAAAACAGGACTCTCCGCTGAAACACCCCGCTCAAATGCCTCACAGCAGGAGAAAAGCCAGCATGAACATAACACATATTAAAATAAAAAACCCATGGTACCATGGAAAGACTCATGCCGAGAAAAGTTGTAAAAGTGTACCTAACGCCCCAACAGAAACGTATCCTAGAAAAGATATGCCACAGCTTAGGAATGGATGAGAGTGAAGTTCTCCGCTATGCCTTCATGGAATACGCAGAGAGGTTAAGCTTGATAACGGAAAAAGTGCATGCAAAAATTTAGAGAAGATATCGCCTCTTCTTCTTTCTTTTTAGGAGAATATTTATTGTCAAGAGAATTAGTGCGAGCAGTAGTAGGATGATGTTTGTTGATATTCTAGTATGACTTGATACTTGGAATAGAACCAATTTTTTATTACGTTGTACCTGCGGTATCTTACGCTATTATCTTATGTGTTATCCATATATGTTTTATATATTAAGCTAATTTTAAACCCTTTTCAGAACATTTAAAACGGCAACAGACGATTATTAATTTAGGGAATTGTTTGAAGAAAACGTTACCAGAAGGATTTGAGAAACTTCTGACACTTGTACTTAATGAAGACAAATCAAGAAGAGCAATTCCATCTAAAACTGAAGAAATATGGTCGGATTTTGCTTACTGCATCCTTCTTGGTGAGAACAGATCTGATGCTGAAGTTGGATACTTGTATGACCTACTTGATAGTCGGGGGTTGCTCGACTTGGACGTTATCCTCAAGCTTCAAGGCAAATGGAAACAAGAAGTGGAAGATCTTTGTGGCGGCGAAATGCTGAAAGTATCAGGTCGAAGATACGGCGTACTCGCAAGGTTCCTTAGAACCCAAAATTTATGGGATACCACTCAATGTATAGTGGAGTCTGCTAATTACTTTGTCAAAAGGGATATATCACATAACACACTGCTAAAAAGAACCTCTACTCCTTCTCTTGTTAGAGAGTTAATTGCAGAAATAGCGCACCCGAGCAGCCACTACCATATCCGAAACGTAGGTTTGACAAAAACCATCTTATGGTTGCATGCACTTGGATTGGCAAGTGATCACTGCCCTCCAAGTAGACAATCCAGAGCATTCATTTTTGAAGATGTTGAAAACCAACGAGGCCCGATTCCACAAGTGGAATGGGATCGATATTATCCTTGGCTTGAGAAAGTCGAAAACTTAGCAAATAACTTTTCTGTTACCGTTCGCGACATCAGTAAAGTGGCTTGGTATTATAAGTGCAGTCAAAGTTTGGTAGCACGATTTCGAACAGGATTAAAGTGGCGCCTAACGCCGGAAGTCTTGGTTAGATATGTCGAAGAAAGTTGCGGAAGCCTATCGAATTATGCAAAATCAATTACAGATATTGATGAAATAGATAATTTATCTCGTGATCTGCGGACCTTTGTGAAAGCGATATAATATTTGAATATCGAGAAAAACTGAGAAAAATGTTTTATCTCAATCATTTTTGTTTAGCAAGAAATTCAAGTGAAGAGTAAGCAGGCTGTACGTTACTTCAATGTAATCGACTAAAGATAAAACTGCACATATTATTTAGCTATGAACATAGGGGTGCATGATCTCTTGAAATGTAGCGACCATCAGTAACAAGCACGTTTCATACCCATTTAATCTGTGAACGAGAAATCTTCCAGTTTCTCAGATTTGACTTAATGTGATCTCTTTCATCGCTAATTATCTTGTTTGGAACTTTATAAACTAAGGTTTGCATTGAACTTTATTTAAAAGAGTTTTTCGAATATCTTTCCAAAAATCATCAAAAGGCTTATACAAGTTTATGTTACATATAAATTGGAAGTAAGCTAATTCTGCTTCTATTTAAGTAAAAAATAAAGTGGTAAACGTCGATAAGATTGGACTTTACAAGTCCGCAAGTTTCTAATTGACGGCGTAATGTTTGAAGAACATCACAGCATTTAACATAACTCTCTCCAGTTATTTTCATCTTGTCTTTCCATAAATTATAGGGTAATAGTTCATTAATTCCAAGGTATATAGATACATCGGCGGCAACACGGTTCCATAGGCAGTATTTTTCTGGAAATATGAAAGTTAGAATTTCTGTCGTATAAGCTGCGCCTAAACCTTTGATATTTGTTAAAAATACGTCAAATCTTTTTTCAATTGGGTCATTTCCATATAAAAGCAATTTTAATTCCTTTCTGAGCTTAACAAGCCCATTTTTTTCTAACACTTTCATAGCTTTCCAAGGCTTATCTGACCACCATTCTGATTCAGCCCAAGAATAAGTTAACATTTCCATAACATCTCTTCTTTTTAGATTATCAATATGCTTCTCACCTAAAATATTAGCAAACAGACACTTTCTCTCTTCTAGAGTGCCTCTCCAATCTAAAGAGTTTGGTTCTTCCATCCATTTGAGAAACTCTTGGGTATACTTGTTTATTCTTGCTCGCGAATTAGACCTATCCTTCCCCCATCCCTTATTGCCTTCCCTTCTCATTCTGGCAATTATTGATTCCCTTTCTTTCTCCAGCCTTTTACGTTCTCTTCTAAGAAGCATTTTCATTGTTTTAGTTCTCTTTTTATTTGCTATTCTCCTCAAATCAGCGTTTATCTGCTTTAATCGAGTGTTAATCTCATTTAATTTTTCATCAAAATCTGTCATAAGCGCTCCCAGCTCTTAGTTATCACTTGATATATTTAATTTTTGTAATTTTAGTGCGAGTTCAAATATCGAGCTATGCTTTTGGAAGCTTGGCGTAGCATAAAATATTACCATTAATGATGAGGTGTTTGCAAGACCATTAGATCTGTAATGTTATCTCTATCTTTATTGAGAATAAGATCAAAAATACTTTCTGAAGAGTAGCTCTAATAAGAATTGCTTGGAGATATATCACGGCATATTAGAAAATCTTTTAAAGCTAAACACTGTAACCTGATTACCCCCTACGAGGGAAAATTTTGACTAAAACGTGTTTGCTTAGACAGTCTTCGTTTCCAGAACCAGGAGTCATTGTTTTGGATGGTGGGGATGAGTTATTTTTTGAGGAACATGTGGTAAAGTTTTACCGACATGTTTTAGATAATTGGCATTCAGCTAGAAAACCTATAGCATTGTATTTCGGGTGTTCTCTTCATAAGCCATTTTCTAAATCTTTTATTCACATGAAAACCATCAGAATGTTGAAAAAACATAATCTAGATGACATTGTTCAGCAATTCATTGTCTCTGAGCCTTTAGTGATATGTCCTAGAGAACTTGAATCGAAATTTCCAGCTGCCAACTATAATTTTCCACCCACTCGTCTCGGAAAAATAGGTAGAGAAGAATTTGTTAGGCGGTTAAAGAATTTTCTCGAAGCACGTGGGGCTAAATATTACAAGTATCATGTGAGCTTTATGCCAAACCATCATAAGGACATCTTTTACGAAGCTTCTGAAAACTTGTTGAAAATTATAAGTGTGCCTTATAACATATACCAATTGCCAAAACTTCTCTCTATCCTTAAGGACTTGAAGTGCAAGCTGAAGGAGACAAAATAAATTGTTGGTGGCTCTTGGCACACCACTAAAAGCAAAGCCGCAACCATGGAAGTATTTTAAAGTTCCAGCCTTAATGGTAAACGCCTATGAGATGATCAAGAGTGAGAAATTACGCCAAGATGTTACGAAAAGCGGTAGTCTACATAGTTTCCTAGATTTCGACGGTCTGATTTTCCTAGATTCAGGGGGATTCCAAGCTATGGTTCTCGAGATCACTATAGAACTCAAGAGCTTAGTCAAAATTTACAAAATAGCTAAAGCGGATTATTATTTCTCTCTAGATTATCCCTCCTTAACCATGACAAACTCTAAAAAGAAAATAGAATTGACTATCAAAAATTATGCACAGTTAAAGAAAGAAATCGAAGATGTTATTCCCATCGTTCACCCTGATCTTTCAAGGGCTCTTTTTGAATATGAGGCCTATCGAAAGCATAATCCAAAGGTCGTTGCTGTTGGCGGGTTAGTTCCGTTAATGCTAAGCTCCAGAGGAATTTCAAATGGTAGGAAACATGCAATCGATCTAATAGCTGAGATAAGGATGAGACATAATGGTTTTCTTCATGTAATGGGATTGGGGGCTCCAACAGTGGTCCCTATTTTAAATGTTTTGGGCTGTTTTTCCACCGATTCTGCTGCCTGGAGAATTAAAGCTGCTCATGGCAAGATCATGTTGCCTAACTGTGGCGAAAGATATGTTTCCAGAAGAGGAGCAAAATTTGGTATAGTTACCCTGAGCGATGAAGAAAGACGCTTAATTGATGGATTAAAGTGTCCGATTTTAAAAGAGTTTGGTTGGGAAGGATTACAAGAGTCATTTCAAGTACGTGCCCTTTTTAATGCATGGATTACTTTACATGCTCCTCGTATACCAAATGAATTGGGCGGCCCTTTTAGCAACTTGCAAAAATATGCAAGAGAAAAAATGTTAAAGGAGAATATATAGTTCTGTGCTCGAGCTAGATAGGCAGAGAAACGCCTTGTTTAAGCATCTTTTTCTGAACAAGTACCTCTATTATTTTATCAATTTTATTTTCACTTAAATTAAATTGTTCTAGTAGGTCTTCTTTTAGCTCTGACAAATCAAACCAATTCTGCCTTGCAGAGGCATCAACTATGGCTAATAACACGTTAAATTGGTCTTGAGTCAAAATATTTTGAACTTCATTGAATAACTTCTTTTTTAATTCTTCAATATTATTTAAGATTTGCTTCCAAGTGTACTTACTCTCTTTTCCCTCTTTTAACCCATTAATGTCACTTATAGCTTGTTCAATCACCTCTTCGAAGGGCTTGGCAAGCATAACAACATCAATTCCTCCCTCCTCCAAGACTTCTATAAACTTGAGAATGTTCTCCTTTTTGTGTTTCAAAATGCCGATGCCTTTTTCAAATAAATTTTTAAGGTCTCTTCGTACTTGTTCAAAGGAACCTATTATTCTAACAAGACTCTCCTTGGCTTCCGATGCTTTCTCGTTAAGTTTATCGATTTCAACTTTGAGGTCCATAAACTGATGAAATTCAACAACTTCCTTTTCATACATTGATTTATATTTATGTACATCGGATAGGAAGGCTGAAGCTTGTGTTGAAAGTTCTTCTCCGTCTTCAAAAAAATCTACGGTTTTCACTGCAAGATTTAGAGTCTCTTCTCCTGATGCGAGCAATATCTTCTCATTATTGATCATAGCCTCCAAAATCTTCAAGCTGTCATTAATTTTTGAGTTGAAATCTCTCTGTGCGTTGTACAATTTTTCAAAAAAATTAAGTATGTCTTTAAGACTCAAAGTCTTTAGAGGTGTTGGTTTAATAGGTTCTCTCTGATATCCTAATAAGGCTTGATGAAAGGCCAATGACATAGCATATCGTTTATCAACAGCGTATCTCAAGAGTTTCGATCTGCTTTCATCGCCTAGCCCTTGCAATCTCCTTCTTTCTTCAATAATATCATCTATTGCGTCCTTTATCTCACTATATCTGGTCGAAAAGGCGTATTCGGCTCTTTCTATTTTGTAGACTTTGTAGTTAAAGTAGCTTGCTTTTTCTTTTGCCTGGTTGAAGTGGAAATATCTTGGGACTCCCTCATATCGTTGACGCGGTTCAAAGGTTGACGAAATAAGATCCAACCCATCCCATATTTCCTCTTCCTTGTAATCTGATGTGCCGGTTTTAAGGACTTCGTCGAAAGCTGTCTTCAATCTAACGTAATCTTCGACGTCAGTTTGAGTATATTTCTTTTCTGAAAAACTGTTGTAAAATTGAAGAATGGAATTTAAAGCAATTTCAATTTCTTCGTTTTTCTCTTTGACGTTTTTAACAAGCTCGCGACCTTTAGTCCAAGCTTCAGTTATCATCGGATCCAAGGTTTCCTCAAAATATGTTAGTAATTCGTTCAATAGACGAAGAATTCGAAGAAACCTTTCTTCGTTGTATCTTACTTGTGGTGTGTCTAGTTTGGCGAATAACTCTTTCAAAAAGCTGTCAAACTCTTTTATCATAATTACGCGGTCTTCTCTTTCTTTGCTAATGCAGATGTGCCCAAAAGTCCACCATTCCTTTCCTTTATTTATGATTTTCTCGCTGTAACTTTTCATTCTTTGTTGAATGTTTTCTTCTCTCTCTTCTTTGCTAACTAAGCTTACCCCATCTTTGGTAACTTGGATAAGTCCCTTAGCTTCAAGAATGGGGAAGTAGACTTGTTCCAGTAGTTTCTCGTTTTGTGCGAAGATTATGAATCGTCGTTTGATTTCATCAATAGAGAGTTTATGTCTCTTCAAGTTGTCCAGTATTCTTCTTTCGATAGGTGTAGTAACAATTTGAACTTCTTCTCCTTCTTCTTGCAAGAATCCGTTGAGACATAACTCTCTTTGGTATTCAATTAGCGATTCCTCAGTCTCTATGTCAAGGGGAGCGAAAGACGGTTTTTTTCCTCCTCCGTACAAAGTAAACGCTTGCAGTTTTTTACTTTCATTAAAGACATTTTCCCTAGTCAGTTTCTCCTCTACAGCTTGTATGTAATAGATCATTGCATGGGCTAAAGTTCTTTCACTCTTTCCAGACGGCCTTTTCAAATCTTCTATAAGAAGGCCCTCTCTTCTACATCTTTCAAGCCATTTGGTGAATTCTTGGTTGAAATCTATGTCGTAAAGTATTTCTAAAAGACGTTCACGAAGAACATTGGCATTTAATTCTACATTTTCTTTTCTAGCCAAGGACAAAGCTATTAGTTGCTGAGCCCTTATCGGCCTTACATGGATGGATAGTATGTTTGGAATGACAGCAAGTTCTCCCCGTGCATTTTCTTCTATCTCTCCAACGTGAAACAACAGGACCAAACCACGACTCTCTCTCTTTACTTTCTCTTTTAGATTCTGGGCATCATTCATGGTCACTCTCCCTGTAGTCGAGTGGATTGCAAGAGGAATTTCCACTTGTGCTCCGGAGGATAGAGTGTATTTAAGACAAAAATCGGTGGAAATGCCCGTGATTTCGAAATTGTTTTCCAGATTGATAACTTCAATCAAGCCGTCTCTGAACTCTAAGTCTCTTTCCAAGAATCCCTTCATTGCCATTCTCCAAAGCTCCATTCTTTTGGATCTATCTAAGATAAAATCCAGCTGAAGTACTAAGGGAGAGGGAAAGAGCTGATCAGTAAGTTCCTTTGAAAGCATATAATGGCGTTTAGCTGTTATGCTCGAAAACCTTTTTGATATGATCCGATAAAGATACTCAGCCTCCTCTTGATAAAGATCTAATGCTCTTTCCAGTTCCACTTCATCAGCCGGCAAAAACATTTTCGGGTGCATCGCACATTTTGAGTCTAACTCATAATGTATTGTAAAATCTGTGAATCTCTCAACTGGAATCTTCCTTCCAGTACCTAAGGGAATTGCATTTTCAACGGGTTTAAGCGACTCTATTACGTCTTCTATTTTCTCGTTCTCTTTAAGTGGGTTGAGACGGGTAATAGCATTTGATATTCCTATTTTTTTAAGTTCTTGGTTTATTTCGTTTATTCGATATGTAACATCTCTAACTCCTGTTCTTTTCTGTATTTCTTCTATCGTGAATGGTTTAAGCTCCCCAGCCAGTATTCTAAAAATTTTAATGTAGTCCTCACCATGTTGTAAGTTTCGCAAAGTGGATTCAATCTTAATTAAGAAATCTTTATCTATGCACTGAGTAGAAGCCCCGTAAACGCTTATTGGCTTCCCTTTTAAAGTGTTTAGGAAATGTTCATAATTAATAATAAGTAGTTCGCCATCCAAAGCAGCTGAACTTAGTAAATCGCTTAAAAGTTGAACTAAGCTTCTAACATTTCTTTGAGATATGATATAAATACCATTTAAAATGCCAGAGCTTTTTATCGGTAATGGTTGTGGTAGTGAATGTTTATAGCAGAATTTTAAGAGGTCAATGAGAAATTGTAAGGCCTCTGCTTTTCCCACTTGAGGTAAGTCAATTCTATTTGAACTTAATCGTTGATCGAGTGCTCCAAAGATCTGAGCCAGGTCGACGTCTCCTCTGATCCGGTTATATGCATAACGAGTACACGCTAGTATAAGGTGAAGACGCCCTGCAAATTTGCCACCTTGATGGATAAGTTTCAGTTGGCCATTCAGAAGCTCTTTCAATCCAGACATAAACTTCTTTTGAATATCACTAGGCTGATTTAGTATTTCTTCGAATTCATCAATGAAAATGTATATCATCTCATTTTTTGTCGAGAGATGTCTGCTTAGAACCTCTTCGATATACTCCGAGGGATCTTTGTACTCTTTATAGTCAGGAAATTTGGAAAAGTCTTCGTTCCTTAAGCCTAACTCGTCTCGAAGTGCGTATAACGTGCATCCCATTAAGGTTACACTTTCTGGGGCTCCATAAGGGAATAGAACGTCTGCTTTAGATAGTTTGTTAACAATCGATGAAGTAGAAACCAGATAAGCGTAGTACCCTTTTTTCTCCGCTTCAGTTTTTATATATCTTTCATAAGCATCTGTTTTTCCTTCACCCCATTCGGCAATAATAAGGCCTGTTGTGAAGAAATCAGTCTCCTTAGTTCTCTTCATAAATTCTTTAAGTCTTTGAGCTACAGGTTCTCGACTTTTTATTTTTGCGAAGTGAAATCCTGTAAAAGGTACTGCTTGTGGAGGCGGTAATTGAACGTATTTCTGAGTAGTTTCCTCATATTCCTCCGTCATTTAGACAACCTCTTTAAAGCTCCCAAAACATCCGTTTTTCCTGCAGTATGCTCTGGGACCATTTTTCTTTCTGGAATTTTGATGATCATTGGAAACGGAGCTATGTTCATTTGACCTGTTACTATTACTTCTCCCAATTCCAAACGAGTAAGCCTTCTTTCCATAGATGCTGGGAGCCCCCCGCATGCTCGTTTTATGAAGCTAACATCGTCAGGAGCGACTCTATGGATGAAAAATGTATTACACATTGATAGAACAATGGGATCAATAAATGAAGGACGCTGAGATACGAGACATAAACTTAAGCCAAACTTTCGTCCTTGTGTTGCAATCATCGCGAGCTTTTCACGAGCCAAACTATATCCTACATCATATCTTGCAAGATTGGGACAATAGTTTTGAGCCTCTTCCATTAGGAAGATAAGGTAACGTTCTTCCCTTTCAGTTTTATAATGAGTGAACCTTTGAAAGAGAATAGATGCTAGGTATGAAATCACCAACTGCTTGACCGACAATGGAATTCCTGGGGCGCCATCTGCTGAAAAGTCGATGATAGCTATTCCTCGATTTAAGGTAAGGTCCTCGATGAACTCCTTTTCTAAATATGGCTTGGTCGAAAGCAGTTTGTGCTGGTTTTCGATTTCTAAAAATTTATCCAGTCCTCTTTGTATAGCAGCTGCGGTGGCACTATGTATAGGAGTATTTCTTTGACTTAGGGCTGATAGACGCGATTTCGCGCTTCGGAAGGTATCTGGATCTGTGAAGATTTTTTGAAAATCTCCTTCTCTTATATCACCTCTCGCAACCATGCTGTCAATTAATATTTCAATTCCTGCAACTTGAAGTTCGTTTTTTTCTCCCCCGCTATAGTAAGTAACTATTAGCTCTGCTAGATCTCTTTTGGACAAATTATTCAGATTTAAAGCAATAGGCCTTACACTACTTTGATATGTCTTCATGATAGGGGAATTTGGAAAAACGTATCTCGTTACAGATGGACATGCCCCAAGGCTTCCATTCTTTCGGAAATATTCGTGATAATCTATATAATCTGCGTTTGCATCTATAATTATCATCGGAATTGAAAGTACAGTATTTTCCCCCCCTGGTATTTTGACAATTTTCTCTATCAAGGCGCCCACATCATAAGATTTTCCACTGCCTGTCACTCCGAATATAGCAAGATGCATGGGGATAGCTTCAATTGTTAAAGGAATTGGCGCATTGCCATACCCCAGCAAAGAGCCATACCATAATATGCCTTGTTGATCTTTAACTCCGAAGATTGTGTTTAGATCTTCTGGAATGTTAATTTGGTATACTTCATCTCCAGGATAAGGTGGGATTGATACTTCTTTTAGTCCAGGGACTTCTCTTAACAACTCTAGTTCGCAAATCTCATATTTTCTAGCGAGCTCATGTGGAATTTCTTGCTGTTTACGTCTAGCCTCTGTCCATGCATCTCCTGCAACGAAGAACTCATTTTGTGGAATAATTCTCGCTACCCTAGCCAAAATTCTTCTATCACCAGTTGTATGAACTAAAAGAAACATGCCCTCCCTAATATTGCCTCGTTCAGCATGTTCGTAAAGTTGGCATTTAGCATCGTGGGTTGAGGCTTCGGTAAGTATTACTCCAAGAGGCTTCATTTTTTCACCTCAATTTCAATCTTACTATATTATCAAACATTTTTGGAGATGTAGTTCGAGTAATCATTTCATCGTACAATACTTCTGCACAACCTTTTCTAATATTACATTTATAATGGGCCATCATCACGGGAAGTGGCCAATTCTGTCCGGGGAAAGTCCATAATGCAGATATCTTGACTGCTTTTACTGTCAACTTTTGTATATCTGTTTCATTATCTGATGATATGGGAATGTCTAGTCTTACCGGACGAGACGAAAAGTCTTTCTGTATAAATGTAGTGTAGATTTCAACACCTCGCTTCAAATATGCTTCATGAGTTTCATCGGTTTTACTAACGTTTATTGGGTAAGTATAGAGAACGTGCTCAGGATATTCAAGCGATAATTTTGTGAAGATATAGGAAATCAGATGGGCATCTGAGATAAATCTCTTAACTTTATCTCTTTCGAAGTCGTCTTTAACAAGATTGCCCCTAATGTAGTTTATTAAATAGCGACCCATTACTCTTTTTACACATCCGATTAGAAGAACATTATTTCTGATACATCGCTTAATCACGTTGCATCGGTCTTCCAAGTATTCTGTGTATCTTTTGTCCTCGGAAAACCAAGGGGGATCAACGAGAGGTCCGTCTATAAAGATGACACTTTCTTTTTCTGAAATGCCATCCGACAACCAGTCATTTATTGCTTTTGTTTCACCGACTAACATTCGGAATGAGGCTTCCTTCTCCAGATTAGGGTATTCAATCTCATTAATATCATGGATGTCAGCAGTAACAGCTACATCTGGATTTTTATCTAAGAGATGTTTGAAAACAACTCGAGAACAGCTTATTGGAACATACCATATTCCCCCTAGTCCTCCAACACATTGAAAGCTTCCATCAATACCAACGCTGCAAATTTTTTTGTATATCCCATCGTTTTCTGAAATTTTCACTCTCTGAAGAATTTTCTCTCTAACAAGGATATCGTATATAGCCTTAGTAAGCTCCCTGTATAGTTCAAAATTACCCTTAATTTCATCGCTTTTTCTAATAACACTTTTTATCAATCCAGAAAGTGTTTCCGGTTCGGTTTTATTAAACTCATAATGCTTGTAGATTTCCTCGAGAGACTTAGGCAGCATATCTCCCCCGTCTTTTAATAAACAACTAACCTATAATAGATGACTCCAAGAAGATAAAAATATTGCAAACTAACAAGGCAACTTTTGGCAAAACTATCTTTCGGGAAGGTATTTCGCTCCTATTTTTGATAAAGATAGAGTTATCGCTGTACCTCCTATAGTTCCTATAAGTCTCTCGTAAATCATTAAGGGCAATATGCCTACAAAGGCTTGCCAGGGTAAACCTAACAAGTGCACTGCAAAGATCATCATCATTCCCTGTTCACACATGGTAGAGACGTAGACGTACAATGGAGCTTTTAAGGCCTCTGGCGTCATTTTTTTAAAAGCTGAAATTAAAACCAAAATTGTTGCAAGTAAATGTGGTATGACAAAGTAAGGGAAGGACAAGTTCTTTAGGAGATATGCCGCGACAGAGACAATTAAAAACAGTGCTGTCGCGAAAGTCCCAATTGTCCTCTTATGATATGCTAGACTTCCAAAAGTTGAGCCGGCAATAGGTAAAAGAATTGTAAAAGGCCCAAACATTGCTTGAAAAGGAGCTATATAGAAGGCAATGATGCCGCCAAAAAGAGAAGAGAAAAAGGCTTCAAACGGGTTAAGCAGCAAAGCAATAACCGGAGTTATTATGAGATTTAAAGCTAAGAAACTTGGAGCACCAATAAACATACTTATTGGTATTAAACTGAGTACAGCATAAAGTGCCGCGAAGACGCCAATTTTAGCTGGCGTTAATGCTTCAATTTTCAATCTTGTTTAACCCTCCCCACCAACAAATCTTCGTAAACTTTTCTCATGTTAAAAATACCGATTGCAGTTTCTTCGTCCAGACCGCAACCACATTTGTTACACTTTTTGCAAATAAGCCATCCACACTTTGCACAAACTTTAGCAGAGTTAACATAAAATTTTTTACCACACTTAAAACAATAAACATAAGGATTAGCAAAAAAACCCAAAAAATTCTCTACAAGACGGGAAATTGGGATGTGTTTTTGCTTTGCTACTATCTTAGCTAATTCTAAGATTTTCCTTTCAATGGATAGTGTTAATTTAGTTTTGGACATACGTACTAATACTTAACAATACGTATTTTAAATTTTTCATCTTGAAGAGATGCATAAAGCTATATATAAAAAATTTGAAACTACCCTTTGGGAAAACTGATGAATGAACATGATTCGTACAGAATTTTACTGACGAATAGGGAAAAAGTTCTAAAGAAGAAGATTTGCGAAATAATTCCAGATTTATTGGGCGACCCAATCCCAGCCACTTACGGCTACTTTTTCTTTCAAGAGATTTTTCTAGACTGTCAAAAACTGCTAACCCAATTAATTGATTGTGAAAATTTATTAAAGGCAACGTTAAAGGCAACACGATATAAAAAGCTAAAAAGATTCTGTGAAGAAGAAATCCGGTCTCAAGGAGAAAACCCGATAATCGTGAGTGGAGGTGAAATTGAAATAAGAAGTGGATTAGAAACCAAAGATCTATGTGCTGTGTTTTTGGATTCTCGTTCAATTTTTCTTGAATCAAGTCTTGCTCACATTTTTCTCTTCACTAAAAATTTGCTAAATATTCAAGGAGGCAGAATGATTGATGCAACTGGTAATGATGGTTTACATAAAGATTTAGAGAATGCAAAAAAATTCTATGCAAGTGTTAAGGCATTAAGAGAATGGGAAACAGACAAATTATGGGATTCTGTGTGGGCACCTTTAGGCGGTCATCCCAATGAAGAAATGCTTGAAAAAATTCCTGAAGAGAAAATACCATTTGAAATCGAAGACATAGATTGGACTTGGGAGTGGATAGACAATAGAGATGAAATAGTGCATGGATATTTAATAGATATACGTGATCTCACAGTTCATCCTAACGAGACACTAGAAGAATTAGAAAAGAGAATAGACAATGCTATAAAACCAATAAAGGAATATCTTTCTAAAAAAAGACCCAATCTTTCTCAGTGGTGGGGATGACACTTTATCTAACTTGGCTGTAATGCATTACTTTTTCACCAAGGCAAGGGCCTTCTTTATAGGCTACGTTTTCCGACAGCATAGGCTATGGCACTCCACTTTTTGTCTTCTAAAGATTCATAAATATTAAATATGCTAGTGATTAAAAATCACAAAAAGAGGAAAACTCCTTGGATACTAGAGACAAGCCTCTGGTGAAAGAAGATAACAAAACTAAAGGCGGATTAAATTTTGCTTCCCTAAAAAACTTAAAAAACGAACTTTTACAATCAAGAGTGATGAATGTAATCGAAAGTGCAATGGAAGAAACAACCTTTTTGGAATCTTCAATCCTTGACGATCTCCAATTTCTAGTAGGTGAAGAAGCCGCGAATACGCTACTTTCGATTCTTTATATTAACCGTTTTAGCATAATCGATGAAATGGAAAAAAGGAAAATTTCAAAGGAAGTAATTAACTTCGTCCTTGAATTAATAACAAAATTTGGCAATCGTTTTAGAAATAAACTACTCGCAACGAATGAGCCATATACTATCTGTGAAGTTCAGACAATGGGATATTATCTTCCTGAAATTGGAAAAACGATATTTTCAATAAGGATAGGCAGAAATGATGGTGAGAAATTCCATTTTGACGTTGAACTTGGACCCATGTGCGAAATAGTTGGTTCTATTATAAAAGCGATGTTAGATTTTACAATCTCAGCCGCAAAAAGCATCCCAGAAATTGAATTAGCTGTTAATGAAGAAACAATTACAGAGACTCGTAAAAATCTACAAAGACTGGTAGAAATCGTCAATGCCACGAGAAAAACAGAAAAATCAGAAGCCTAAAAGAATAGTCTCGCAAAAATACTTGCCGAAATTTTCTTATTAAAGTTTAACCAAATTTTATTTTGAAATTGTGCCTTCCTCTCGGTGATGGAAGCAAAAGAAATGGAAATACCGATCTTGAGAAGTGAATTATAGTGTCTAGATTTTTGAGACTATTAAGTTTGCTTACTGGCCTATTCTGGCTTACCTTGGGAATTTATGCGGCCGCGTCTCCAAAGATTTCTCATAAGATACTCACCTTCAATTATGGGTACATTGCCGCCTGGATGATAATGTTTGGATTACCCTCAACTTTTTTTGTTTGGCTTGCACTACGAAAACCCAAAAGCATACACAGAGAAGGGAAACCAAAAATTGAAAAAGAAGTGGTAATCTCTGAACTTGAAAAGACTCTCTACGAGGAGTCGTATCCGGAATTAAACCGAGAAGAGACTCAATTGCAGGAAATACAGGAAATTGAAGAAGATATGTACATTGAAGACGAAGAAAACGAATCACAAATCAGTCAAGGACAAATACAACCTCATAAAAAAATCAATAGGATACCAACTGAAAACATTTATACAACACACATAGAACAACCTGAAAGTCCTCTGGATTACAATGAATTATCATACGAACCATCAGAAGATGTTACGAGCACGTTCACATGTCGAATTTGCGATAAAGAAATTTCCGAAGGTGCCTATTTATCATACGATGGGATGTGTTATTTGTGTTGGCTAAAAGAAATAAGGCGCTCTGGATTGCTTGGGGCCGACCGCGCTAGTACTTGGTGATCAGAACAAAGTGCATAAATTTATCTATATGTGTATGTCTTCACCGTCTTATCCTAGCAGCTGCCCTCTGTGTCCTCGGTAAACGATTTCCATCAGAACCATGTCAAAATACTTCTTTACGTTGAGAAGGCTGGTGGAGAGCCATCCGTCTGAAAGAATTTCTTCAACTTCCTTTATTCTGTCTAATGTTACGCTTTCGCGTATAAAATCTAGAACTTTAGCCTCAGGAGATGGAGGGATTCCTTTCATTTCCATGAATATCTACTTCCTTTTTGTCGCCTTTTTATTTTTAGTTAAAACAGTAAAATTTTTCATGGAAAATCGAAAAGTCTCGAAGCCTTTAGCTTCCGCTTCTGAGGAACTTCTTTTAGCTTAAGAGCGTTCTTCGCTGCCTTTCATAAGTGTTGATTTCCTTTTTTACAGTCATTGTTTACATTTTTCGAGTTGATGTTTGTTGCAGAAAGGAGTTTGTTTAGTCTTAAGGTTTTGGCTAAAATTAGGCTTCCGATGACCCCGCCGATTATCAAAAAAACTCCTAGGATTAGGTTGTAGATCAGAAGAGTGATGAGTCCTCCAGCTAAACCTACCATATTCATTAGTAAGCCTAAATTCAGTGATATTTTGCCGTATTTATTATAGGATAGTGGTTTTTTTCTTTCAAGAAGATATGCTAAGTCGTCAAGTTGTCCGCCAATTATAAGGGTAGGCCATGTTATTGCCAGAATTAGATCAAGATTTAATAGGCCAGGTAAATGAACAAACAATATGAATATGGAAGCAATCAAGGAACCTAGATAAAGAGATACGGATATTTTCTTAAGTATATGGGTCAAGGGTTCTTCCCCTCTAATATTGTTACGCCAAAGCTGGCATTTAGAAGTTTTTTAATCTTCGAGGATATTCGTTTTCCGTTTAAAATCGTCGAAGTGACACGTAACAAATGTGAGATGGTTATTTCTTAAATTTTAAAGTCTAAACTCACTTGTCAAGAATCATAATTTTTATTTAGAAGTGTATAAATTTTTGATGGAGAATCGAATGATCTCGAAGCCTTTAACATAGTCTTTAAAGAGAGCTTTATTCAGCTTCAAACGGTTTTTCCTGTTTTGTTTAAACAGCGATTATCACAAAGCAGCTTATGTTAGCTGTGTTTTCCATTTTTGTTTAAAATTTGGCTGGCAGCCTTGTTTCTTTTCTTATTTGTCTTAGCGTTTTCGGTTTTTTTCGTTGTTTTTGAATCAGAAATGTAGAGTTGCGAAGTCTAAATTTTTCGGTTTTCCTCCTTAGGACAACCTAGATAACTTTCTTCCCCTTCTATTGGTTAAGGCAGTGGTGGACAAATTGTTTGGAGGAGCGTCCAGCCTTAAACAAGGTAATTATTGTCGTTACGAGCTCTTGGAAGAAGTCTTGCCGCTTATTAATTCCAAGGGAATTAGGCTTGAAAGCATTTTATATACCGTTTCCAAGGCAAACTACTGCCGCATAACCTTTAAAGTCGGAGACGTAAGGGTAACTTTTGACACTGTAGGCTTTGATTATGATGAGGAAGACCCTTCCCAGAAGGTTATAGAGCTTTCCCTCGAATTTTCAGGTGAGGATAATTGGGCTGAAGGGGACTGGAGTATAAAGTTTAGAGCTCAAGAACTGGAATTCCTCAGCAAAATGTTGAGGAACAAACGCGGAAAACGAGAGGAAAAAGGTTGAAGAAGCATTACATTTTGTCGGATGGTAGACTCTTGCGTACTAATCCTTTTTGTCCAAGATGTGGAAGAGGAGTTTTCATGGCTGATGCTGGAGACTTTTGGTCATGTGGCAAATGTGGCTTAAGAATCCGAAAGGACTACTTGAGAAGTCAAGCTGACAAGGATTTCTTAAATGAGAAGTAAGAAATCTGCATTCTTGGTTTGCCAGTTAAGGTATTAAGTGGAAAGCGGGATAATTGTAGTTAAACTGCAAGTATTGATGGGTGGTTGGTTGTCTGAAGAGAAAATCTTGAAAGGATTAGTGGGCATTTTAGAGGAACATTTTCCGGAAGCTCGAATATTTCGTCCGCGGGACATAAGGCTGGATTATTTTGCCTATATTAACGATGAGGAAATTGACAAGTATGATGAATGGGCTGAGGATGAAGTTGTGGATTTAACGGAAGACATCGAGAAAACAGTTGCTCGGGAAATAGAGGCAGACCCTTCAATTATTCCTATTTCAGCCGTGGATGCTTCTTCAGCTAAACTTGGAGAAACCAATCGAGGCGTTATTTCTGCTGTTCGGGTAGCCATTTGGAAGCAGGAGCCGGGACAAAAGCCTAAACTTTATGTATATGGGCCGTATCTGGCTCATATAACATCGGACAATGTTGATTTTGTTTATAACTACTTTTGGCGGGAAATCTTTGGGTTCAAAGAGCGTAAAAAGGCTCCCCAGATTCATAAGATGACTGATCGTCTCCGCAATTTTTTCGAAAGACTAGCTCAAAGACAGGCGTCTCGAATTACAAAGAACGGAATTACTCTCTGGGATGGATCCTTAACCGGGGGAACTGTAGATACGCCTGTGGAGATTCTTAAAGATTCTTTGAGGCTTGCTCAAGATAACAATACCAGCGTGGTTGGAATATCAAAGCATTCTGTGCTTAAGACTGAATCCGGAGAAAGAATCCTCGAAATGCTAGATCGCGAAATGAAACCTTGCTTTAAGGATGTTCATGAAAAGATTTCGCCATCCCTTGCCAGCCGGATCCTAGGAAGAGTTCATGTTGTGAAGTTTACTCCTACAGGTTTTTCCTTCAGAGTGGATGTGAAACCAGCTCCAAACGCTAGTTGTACGGACGTTTTAGAGCTTTTAAGGGGTAATTGCACATTTTACAATGGTTATCCTGATCCATTAAGAGAGGCTCACATCCATGCTTATTTTACGCCTGACGAGCTGCTGTCCCTTCAAAACATGGCTATCAAAAAATATGATATGGAAGTTCTGCCTTCCTTTGATGTGAGGAGGCATATACTTGCACCCTTCGGGTAGAATAGGTGAGATATGATGGAGATGTTTAGAAAGATTGGAGACGAAGTAATTCTAGTTTATAATCCGAGAAGCGAAAGTGTGGAAGTAGGGGAAAGCATAAAAATTCTTGATAAAGGCCATGGACGGGGCCTGATAGTACAGGTAATTGAACAGAGCTTGGTTGATTTGACTGGGATCCTTGAGGATATTATTCGCAGGGAGAGCATAGGCGAGGTAGAAGTAGAAGAGCATATTCCCCAAGAATATGAAAGGTATAGGCTTGACGTAAAAAACATGAAGTTTGCCAGAGCAAAAATCCGCAAGGAGATTACTGTTAAGAATGGCGAAGAGATTATCGGTGATTGGACGGGATGGGTTCCTGACAGAACAGCACATGTGGAATCTTTAGATGACGAGTGGCTTATGAAAAAACTAGGCATACAGAAAAACCTGTTCAAGCATCCTATGATTCTTGGAGAAACAGCCCACAGCCAAAAACCTCTCATAACAAGTGCTTTCTACTTGCAAGGCATCACAGTAATTGTCGGCAAGAAAGGAACCGGAAAAAGCCATATAGCAAAAGCCTTGCTTTTAGGGCTTATTGATCACAAAGGAAAAAGCATAGTGTTTGACATCAACGACGAATACTCAACTATGCGCTTCAACGAAGACGGAACCAAAAGCCCATACTACGACAAGATTCTGCCTCTAAATCCCGGCGAAAATCTTCGTTTTACTTTTTCATACATAGGGGCTGACGTGTTCTTCGACGTAATCCAAACAACCATGGGCTTAAGTGAAGCGTCAGCTTTTGAACTTAGAAATGTCTGGGCACAAATAGAAAGAGAAGGCAATTTGACTTTTCGTGAAATCCGAGCTAGAGCAAGTAGAATAGGAAATGCACACATTCGGGCTGCAGTAACCAGACGTTTAGAGCGGATGGCACAAACACTCCTCTTCGCTGATGATCCAGCAGAAGCCACCACCCTAGAAGACCTACTCAAAAATGTCGAAGAAGGCGGGGCTCTTGTCATTAACCTAAAAATGAAAAGCAAAGACACAGTGGATCTAGTTGTTCAAACACTTCTGCGCAAGACAGAAGAACTGCTTGAATCGGGGCATCACCCCCTATTCATATTCGCAGAAGAAGCCCACATGTACCTAAGGGAAACCAACTGGGCAGACGCCGTCACTCGTATGCGACACCTTGGAACATACCAAGTTTACATGACCAATACACCAACAGAAATCAGACCCCTTGTAATCAGACAAACCGACAACCTCATACTATTCCATCTAACAGAATCTCGAGACCTTC